>SAMEA103957796__coassemble_1734_pt1 | contig 12147 bp, 8 predicted proteins | sample SAMEA103957796__metabat2_high_PE_038 | metagenome-assembled genome bin SAMEA103957796 (sample SAMEA103957796) | gut metagenome | biome: gut; material: feces | host: Canis lupus familiaris | collected 2014
ATGATGAGTGGAAAAGAACATCGTCATTGTGAAATTCAACTTTTTTCTTAATATCTTTTAATAGTTTAAATTTTTCATTATTTGAAACTTTATCCATTTTAGTAAATATAATTTTGAATGGTATATCGTGATGATCTAGATAAACTAGCATATCAATATCCTCTTGACTTGGAATTCTTCTTATATCAAGTAGGACAAAAACTAGTTTATTTCTAGAACTAGCAATATACCTATCCATAGTTTTTCCCCATTCAACTTTCATCTCTTTTGGAACTTTGGCAAATCCATATCCAGGAAGGTCAACTATATAAAACTCTTTATTTACACTAAAGAAATTTATAAGTTGAGTTCTTCCAGGAGTTTTACTTGTTTTAGCAAGTTTTTTTCTACCAGTTATGCTATTGATTAAAGAGGATTTTCCAACATTAGATCTTCCAACAAAAGCAAATTCCATATTTTTAAGTTGCTCTGGGTAATCTTTTTCATATACTGCAGATTTAACAAAATCAGCTTGTTTTATTTTCATAAAATTCCCCTTTTAAATATTATTTTAAGCAAATACTAATTTTTCAACTTCATCATAAGTTTTAACAAAGTGAATCTTCATAGTCTTTGCTACTTCTGCTGGAATATCGCTTTCATCTACTCTGTTATCTTCAGGTAGGATAACTTCTCTTATTCCAGCTCTATGAGCTCCAATAACCTTTTCCTTAACTCCACCTATAGCTAATACCTCTCCAGTTATAGTAACCTCTCCAGTCATAGCTATATCTTGTCTTACTTTTCTGCCAGTTAAAACAGATAAAATAGCAGTTACAATTGTAATTCCTGCAGAAGGTCCATCTTTTGGAGTTGCTCCTTCTGGGAAGTGAAGGTGAATATTTTTCTTTTCAAAAAACTCAGGATTTTCAAGTTTGTATTTATCAAGGTTAGCTTTAACATAAGTGAAAGCAACTTGAGCAGATTCTTTCATAACATTTCCTAAAGTACCAGTTAAAGAAAGCTCTCCTTTTCCAGGAATAGAAACACCTTGAACCTCAAGAGTTACCCCTCCAACAGAAGTCCAAGCTAAACCATTTACAACTCCTAGTTTAGGTTCTTTTTCTTTTAATTTTTCTGGTCTAAATTTAGGTTTTCCTAAGTATTTTTCTAAGCTACTGCTTTTGATGATAAATTTCTTTTTATCTTGTTCAACGGCATCTCTAGCTAGTTTTCTACATAGAGAGATAAATTCTCTTTTTAAACTTCTAACTCCAGCTTCTCTAGTATATTCATCAATTATTTTCATAATTACATTGTCAGAGATTTGGATGTCATAATCTTTTAATCCATTTTCCTCTTTAGCTTGTTTAATTAGATATTTTTTAGCTATATGAAGTTTTTCAAACTCTGTATAAGAAGAGATATTGATTATCTCCATTCTATCTCTTAAAGGAGCAGAAACATTTCTAAGATCATTAGCAGTTGCTACAAAGAAAACCTTTGAAAGATCAAAAGGCATATCAATGTAGTGATCTTCAAAGTGGCTGTTTTGCTCAGGATCAAGAACTTCAAGCATAGCTGAAGCAGGATCTCCTTTAAAGTCATTTGACATTTTGTCAATTTCATCTAGTAAGATAACAGGGTTTTTACTTCCAGCATCTTTCATAGCTTTTATAAGTTTACCAGGCATAGAACCGATATAAGTTCTTCTATGTCCTCTTATTTCAGCCTCATCTCTTACACCACCTAGAGAAACTCTTACGAACTTTCTACCCATAGCATCAGCAATAGATTTAACTAGGGAAGTTTTACCTATTCCAGGAGGTCCAGCAAGACATAGGATTCCACCTTTCATAGAAGGATTTAATTTTTTAACAGCAAGATAATCTAAAACTCTACTTTTAGCTTCTTTTAATCCATAGTGATCTCTCTCAAGGATATCATTAGCTTTTTTAAGATCTAGTATATCTTTAGTTGTTTTATCCCAAGGAAGATCTAAAACAGTTTCAACGTAGTTTCTTGACACTGTAGCTTCTGCTGAGAATGGAGGCATTTTAGAAAGTTTTTTCATTTCTGAATCAAGTTTTTTCTTAACCTCTTTAGGTAGCTTAGTCTTATTTAGTTTTTCAACTAAATCAAACATATCTTCATCTTGAGAAAAATCTCCTAGCTCTTCTTTCATAGCATTTATCTTTTCTTTGATATAGTATGATTTTTGAGCTTCATTCATCTTAGTTTTTACTTTATCATCAATTTTCTTTTCAAGAGAGGCTATCTCCATTTCATTAGCAAGTAACTCAAGAAGTTTAAACCCTCTATCTTTAACATCAAATATTTCAAGTAGCTCTTGTCTAATTTCACTTTTTACTGGAAGATTAGATGAGATTATATCAAAGGCACTATTTATATCTTTGATTCCTTTTAGATTTACTAATAGTTCAGGAGATATTTTTCCTGTTAAACCTACAAATTTTTCAAAATATCCAAGAACTTTTCTATAAATAGCTTCTGTTTCCTTTGCTTTACCATTTGTACATTTTATAGTTTTATATGTAGCTGTATATTCTGTATCAGTTGTTTCTACATCTTCAATCATAACTCTATCTTCAGCTTCAATTAAAACTTTTATATTGTTATTTGGCATTTTTACAATTTGAAGAATATTTACTATTACTCCAATTTTGTATATATCATTTGGTAGTTCAGGATCCTCTTTTGAAGGGTCTTTTTGCATACCTAAAACCAATTTACTTTTAGAATTTACAGCACTTTCTAATGTGCTAACACTCTTTGCTCTACCTACATAAATGGGAGTTACGATACCTGGGAAGATAACTAAATCCCTAGTAGGTAAAAATAATGTTTTACTCATAAAGTTGTCCTCCTAATTAGTCGTGTTTTTTTCAATAACGGCTTTATTAGAATCTAGTACAGCTTCCTCTCCGATAGTAACTTTTGTTATTGTTTCATCAGAAGGAACCTCATACATAAGTTCTAACATTGTTTGTTCTATTATAGCTCTAAGTCCTCTAGCACCTATTCTTCTTTCAAGAGCAAGAGTAGCAATTTTCTTTAGAGCTTCCGGAGTAAATTCAAGTTCAACTCCTTCTAAATCAAATAATTTTTTATATTGTTTTACAATAGCATTTTTAGGCTCAGTTAATATTTTTATTAGAGCAGCTTCATCTAAATCTTGTAAAGTAGTAATGATAGGTAATCTTCCAACTAATTCAGGGATTATACCTTGTTTTACAAGATCTTCTGGTAAAACTTTAGCAAAAGTTTCTCCAACTTTTTCTTCTACTTTACTGTTAATTTCAGCACCAAAACCTATAACTTTTTTATTTGTTCTAGATTTTATAACTTTTTCAAGTCCTTCAAAAGCTCCACCTACTATAAATAGAATATTAGTAGTATCTATTTCTATTAACTCTTGATTTGGATGTTTTCTTCCACCTTGAGGAGGAACTTGTGATTTAGTTCCTTCTATAATTTTTAAAAGTGATTGTTGAACACCCTCTCCAGAAACATCTCTAGTAATAGAAACATTCTCTGATTTTCTTGCTATTTTATCAATTTCATCAATATAAATGATTCCTCTTTCAGCAGCATCAACATCATAATCTGCAGCTTGTAAAAGTCTTACAAGTACATTTTCAACGTCATCTCCAACATAACCAGCTTCTGTAAGTGTAGTAGCATCTGCTATAGCAAAAGGAACACTTAAAGATCTAGCTAAAGTTTGAGCTAAAAGAGTTTTTCCAGAACCTGTAGGTCCAATTAAAAGTACATTTGACTTTTGTAACTCTACATTATCTTCATCTTTTATAGAATTTTCTTTATCTAAAATTCTTTTGTAGTGGTTATAAACTGCCACAGAAAGAATTTTTTTAGTTTCATCTTGTCCAATTACATATTCATCTAGTTTTTCCTTGATTTCTTTTGGAGTTAAAAGAGAATCTTCTGATAAATCATCATGATGTTTCTCTGCTAATTTTTCGTTAGAAAGTTCAAGGATATCAAAACAGCTTTCTATACATCTATCGCATATAAGAGCTCCATCTATTCCACTAAATAGTTTAGAAACTTCATCTTCAGTGCTTCCACAGAAGGAACATCTAGCTTTTTTACCCATAATTTCAATCTCCTTTATTATTTTTTAAATACTTGGTCAATAAGACCATACTCTTTAGCTTCTTCAGCTGACATATAATTATCTCTTTCAGTATCTGTTAAAATATCATCTAAAGATTTACCAGTGTTATCAGCTAAAATTTGTGATAACATCTTTTTTATTCTAAGAATTTCTTTTGCTTGAATTTCAATATCTGTAGCTTGTCCAGAAGCCCCACCTAAAGGTTGGTGAATCATTATTCTAGCATGTTCTAAGGCAAATCTTTTCCCTTTTGCTCCAGCACCAAGTAATAATGCCCCCATACTTGCAGCTTGTCCAATACATACAGTTTGAATATCAGGTTTTATATAGTTCATAGTGTCATAAATAGCCATTCCTGCTGTTACTACTCCACCAGGACTATTTATATACATGATAATATCTTTATCTGGATCTTCAGCTTCAAGGAAAAGAAGTTGAGCAACAATGGCATTTGCTACATTGTCATCTATTTCTGTTCCTAAAAATATAATTCTATCCTTTAAAAGTCTTGAGTAGACATCATAAGCTCTTTCAGATCTACCAGTACTTTCAATTACTGTTGGGTTATACATAAATCGTTACCTCCTTAAATAAATAGAAAATATCCTAAAATAAAAATGGTTTAGAAAGTTTTCCAATTATTCAAGTAAAAATATGATGTAGGAAGCAGATAACTGCTTCCTACAATAAATATTATTATTTTGCTGTTTCAACTAATAAGTCGATAGCTTTTTGCATTACACATTCACCTTTGATTGTGTATTTGAAGTTATCATAGTTTTTGTGTTTGTTTAATTCTTCTTCAAGTTTAGCAAGATCCATTCCGTAGTATTTAGCAACTTCTGTCATTTTAGCAGTTACTTCATCTTCAGAAACTTCAATGTTTTCAGCTTTAGCTATAGCTTCAAGGATAAGGTCAACTTTTACTTTTCCAGCTGCCATTGGAGCGATTTGACTTTCAAGTTTAGCTCTGTCCATTCCAGTCATTTGTAGGTACATATCCATTCCAATTCCTTGAGCAGAAAGTTGTTGTTCCATTTCAGAGATTCTGTTTTTAACTTCTGTAGCGATCATAGAGAAAGGAACATCTACTTTAGAAGTAGCAGCAACTTTATCTAATAATTTTCCAATGTACTCATTTTTGATTCTAGCTTCTTCTCTAGCTTTAACTTCTTCAGCTTTTTTAGCTTTTAAATCTTCAACAGATTCAAATCCTAATTCTTTAGCTAATTCATCATTTAATTCAGGTGTAACTAGAGTTTTGATAGAATTTACTTTTACTTTGAATACAGCAGGTTTTCCAGCTAGGTTAGCAGCGTGGTATTGTTCAGGGAAAGTTACGTTAACTTCTCCTTCTTGTCCAGCTTCATATCCAACTAATTGATCTTCGAAAGTATCGATGAACATTTTTGATCCTAATTTAAGAACATGAGAATCAGCTTTTCCACCTTCAAATGGAACACCATCTACAAATCCTTCAAATGCAAGATCTACAGTATCTCCCATAACTGCTTTGTGTCCAGCTTCAGTATCAACTAATTTTGATTTGCTGTTTACCATGATTTCTATTTCTTTGTTTAGTTTTTCTTCAGTCATTTCGAAAGTTTCTTTTTCAACTTCAAGTCCTTTGTATTCTCCTAATTCAACTGTAGGGTATACATCAACTTGGAAAGTTAATTCATAGTTTTCGTTCATTTCAACTTTTACATTGTGAATGTAGCTGATAGGAGTGATGTTTCCTTCTTTTACAACTTCTTCATAGTATTTTTGTAATACTTTTTCAGTAAGTTCTTCTTTTACAGCATCTTTGAATTGAGCTTCAACTTTATCTAAAGGAGCTTTTCCCTTTCTAAATCCAGGAACTTCAGCTTTTGCAGCAACTGCTGTTAAAACTTCAGTTTTTAATGGACTTAATTCTTCACCTGTAAGACAGATTTTAATCTCAACTGCTGAGTGTTCTAAGTTTTTGATTTCGTGTTTCATTTTTCCTCCTTAAATCTATTTAGTAAAGATTTCATAAAAATCATCTTTTATTTTAATATCTTTTATCCTGATTTGAAGAATTTCTTCTCCTTTATATATTGTTTTTTCAGGATAATAGACAATATCAAACTTTTGTATTTTTGCTTCTAATTCATTTATTTTATGCCCTAAATCAAAGGCTACCATATGGTAAAATTTGCCATTCTTTTTTATAATTCCATTGAAATGTCTTTCATCAACACCAAATTTTCTTATATTTTCAAATGTAAGATTTGTATCTAAGAAAAGTGGATGAGGATTATCTAAGCCATATGGAGCAATATCTTCCATAACTTTAAAAATCTTATCATCTATATTTTCTAGTGAGTATTCAGCATCTATTTTTAATGATTTTTTTTCATTTTCAGCATGGAAGTTTTCTATACTAGCTTCAAAAATCTTCTTAACGTCTTCTAAATTTTCTTGAGTAACAATAAATCCAGCTGCTAAATCATGTCCACCAAATCTTACTAATTTATTACCCATCTTTTGAAAAATATTAAATACACTAATTCCCTTTACACTTCTACAAGAAGCTTTACCTATGCCATCTTTAAAAGCAACTAAAGTAACAGGTAAATTATATTTAACACTTAATCTAGAAGAAACAACTCCAATAACACCAGGATGCCATTTTTCAGAACTTAAAAATATAGATTTTAAGTTCTTTTTATCTGCTTTAGAAATAGCATAAGTTGCCTCATCATAAATCATTTTCTCAAGATCACGACGTTTTTTATTAGATTTCTTCATTTCCTCTATAATATTATAGATTTCAAAGTCATCTTCTTTTAAAAAGAAATCTGCTCCCATTTTTGAGACACCTATTCTCCCTAAAGAATTTATAAGTGGAGAGATAAAGTAGCTAACATCAGTTGTATTTATATCTTTCTTTTGAAATTTTAGATATTTCAAAAGGTACATCAAGCCTTTAATTTTAGTTCTTTTTAAGGCTTGAAGCCCCTTTTTTATAATTATTCTATTTTCATCAAGCATAGGAACAACATCAGCTACAGTACCTATCATAACAATGTCCATATATTGATAAAGTTTTCTAGTATCAACATTTAATTTGCTGTATACTCCTTGAGCTACTTTTAAAGCAACTCCTGCTCCAGAGAGATATTTAAACTCATATGTGTCACTTAATTTTGGATTAAGTAGAAGAAGAGCATCATCATCTTCATCTTTAACACATTTATGATGATCAGTTACAATAACATCTATTCCTAAAGTTTTTGCATATTTTACATCTTCAATAGAATTGACTCCTGTATCAACAGTAATCACCAATTTTCCATTTTCTTTATTGATGAAATCTACAGTTTTTTTATCTAGACCATAACCTTCATCCATTCTATTGGGAATATAATAATCGACATCTATTCCAATAAGTTTAAAAGCTTTAACTAAAAAAACTGCAGCAGTAATTCCATCAACATCATAATCTCCATAAATGAAGATTTTTTCTTTTTTTTCTTTCTTTTCAAGTATCTTATCTACTACTTTTTGCATTTTTTCAAATTTAAAAGGATCTCTAAAATCTGAAATTTTTGGGCTTATAAATTTATCTGCTTTTTTTAGATTATCAAAGCCTCTATTGAGTAATAAGGTAGTGAGTAACTTACTTTTTTTCCATTGAGCAGCCTTAGAATCAATGAGAGACTGAGGTAGCGGATTATACTCCCAATGCATTTCATATCACTACCTTTTTAAATCATTTAAAAGTTTTGATATTTTAATTGCATGTTCAATAGAAGTATCAAGTTTTACTCTAATTTCAGGTATATATCTTATTTCAATTTCTTCAGCTACTCTTTTTCTTAAAAAACCTTTTATTTGGTTTAATCCTTCGATAACTTCATCTGTATTTACATTTTCTTGTCCCATTATACTGAAATATACATCAGCAAATTTAAGGTCTTCAGTAACATTGATATTAGTAACAGATACAAGTCCTTTAACTTTTGGATTCTTAACTTCTTCCATTAAAACTTTAGAAATAACTCTTGCCATTTCTTTTTCTATTCCAGCTAATCTTTGTCTTTTCATCAGTATCACTCGCTTTCTATTTAATGAATCAAAGATTTATTATTTTAAAGTTCTTTGTATTTCTTGGATTTCAAATGCTTCTACGATATCTCCTTCTTTAATATCATTAAAGTTTTCAACACCTAAACCACATTCTTGTCCAGCAACAACTTCTTTAGCATCATCTTTGTATCTTTTTAAAGATGAAAGTTTTCCTTCGTACATAACAATTCCATCTCTAAGAATTCTAATATTAGAATCATTTTTAACTTTTCCATCAACAACTACACAACCAGCGATATTTCCAACTTTTGAAACTTTAAATACCTTTTTAATTTCAATTCTTCCAAGGTAAGCTTCTTTAAATTCAGGTTCAAGCATACCAGTAAGAGCTTTTTCAATATCTTCAGTTATATGGTAAATGATATTAGAAGTTCTAATTTCTACACCATTTACTTCAGCTTCTTTAATAGCTTTAGTTGTAGGTCTTACATGGAATCCGATAATAATAGCATTTGAAACTTCAGCAAGTTTTACGTCACTTTCAGTAATAGCTCCAGATGCTGCTTGAATAATGTTAACAGCAACTTCATCAGTAGAAAGTTTTAGTAAAGACTCTCTTAAAGCTTCAACAGATCCTCTTGAATCCGCTCTTAATACAAGATTAAGTTCTTTTATATTTTCATGGTCAAATTGCTCTGATAGAGATTCAAGAGATATAGTTTTCTTACTTGTTTCAGCAAGTTTTCTCTCTTTAGCAACCTCTTCAACAATTCTCTTAGCATGTTGTTCATTTTGAATAACATACATAGTATCTCCAGCTTGAGGAACTTGGTTGAATCCAATAATTTCAGCAGGTTGAGAAACGTCAACTCTTTCAACTCTCTCTCCTCTGTCATTGATAAGAGCTCTTACTTTACCATAAACTTCACCAGCAACAATAACGTCACCAATTTTTAAAGTTCCTTCTTGAACTAAGATGTCAGCAATAGGTCCAACTTTTGGATCTAGTTTAGATTCAAGTACAACTCCTTTTGCTCTTTTCTTAGGATTTGCTTTTAATTCAAGAATTTCAGCAGTAATTAATATAGTATCTAAAAGTGTATCAAGGTTAAGATGCTTTTTAGCAGATACTTCTACAAATTCAGTATCTCCTCCCCATTCAATTGAAACAAGTCCATGTTCCATAAGCTCTTGTTTAACTTTCATAGGGTTAGCTTCAGGTTTATCAATTTTGTTTACAGCTACTATAATAGGTACATTAGCAGCTTTAGCATGTGATAGAGCTTCTATTGTTTGTGGCATTACACCATCATCAGCAGCAACAACAAGTATAGCTATATCAGTAACTTGAGCTCCTCTTGCTCTCATATCAGTGAAAGCCTCATGTCCAGGAGTGTCAACGAAAGTAATTTTTTTACCATCTTTTATAATTTGGTAAGCTCCGATCTTTTGAGTGATTCCTCCAGCTTCTCCAGAAACTACGTTACTTGCTCTAATAGCATCTAGTAATGAAGTTTTACCATGGTCAACGTGTCCCATTATAGTGATAACAGGTGGTCTTTCAACTAAGTCTTCAGCTTTATCCTCAACTTCAAGAGCAAACTTTTCTCCAAATTCTAATTCAATTTCTTCCTCTTGCTCAACAAGTGCATCGTAATCCATAGCTATTTCTTCAGCCATATCAATAGATATAGGGCTGTTGATAGTTAGCATTTGTCCTTTCATAAATAGCTTCTTAATTATTTCTGCACTACTTACTCCAAGTCTTTCAGCAAAATCTCCAAGAGTGATTTCTCCTCTTATTTTTATTAATTTTACTCCATCTTCTTCAATAGTTTCAGAAGCAACAGAGTCAACAGTTTTCATAACGAAATCAGTTCTTCTACCTTTTTTCTTTTTATTTTTTTTACTTGGTTGTTTATCTTCTTCAGCAGAAGAATTTTTTCCATTTTTCCAATTTTTTTTCTCTTTTCCCATTTTTACATATTGAGATTTTTTTCCATTTCCAAGACTTTCTTCTTCAAAAATATCGTCTTCTTCTATAATCTTTTTATTCAAACTATCTCCTTTTCCTTTTGAAGTCGTTTTATCTGGCTTCGCAATCTCTTTATTATTATCTTTTTTATTTATATCATTAAAGTAATTTTCAATTTTCTTAACATCTTCTTCAGCTAAACCAGATAAGTTTGAAGAAACAGAAACTTTTACTTTTTCTTGTAATAAAGTTAAAAATTCCTTACTCCCCATATTATATCTTTTAGCTAATTCGTGTACTCTAATCTTCATCAAAATTACCTCCTAAATTAATTTAATTTATGAGGCCACGGGCTATTTGCTTGTTTTTAACTCCGATAACACTTACTTCATCCTTGCCAAAAATTTCTCCTAGTTGCTGTTTATTTCCACAGTAAACATAAGTTATATTTAACTCTTTAGCACGTAGAAGAAGTTTTCTCTCATTTTTTTCACTTATATCTTCAGCTAGAACTAAAAAATGAGTATGTTCGATTTCTTCTAAAACCATATTCATTCCAAAGGATAAAGTTTGTGAATTTTTCATTGCTCTCAAAATATTTAAATAGTCCTTTTCACCTTTCTTTAAAAGATTTAACATCTTTATCAGGTCATCTGTATCAACTTTTATTTTTTTATGTTTAGATAATCTTTTTAAACATTCATGACTTTTACAGATGTAATAGCCTCTACTTTGTTCTTTTTGTTTTTCATCAAAAGCATATTTATCTTCACCTGTTTTAACTAATCTGAATAAATCTTTCTTATCTTTTTTATCCTTACAGATTAAACAAGTTCTTTCTGGAAAATCTTGATTATTCACCTTGTTCTACCTCTTCATTATTAGAACTGTTTTCAGTTTTAATATCCACTCTCATTCCTGTAAGTTTAGCAGCAAGTCTAGCATTTTGTCCATTTTTTCCAATTGCTAGTGAAAGTTGTGAGCTATCAACAATAACTCTAGCAGTGTTTTCTTCTTCAAATACTTCAACACTCTTAACTTTAGCTGGGCTTAAAACAGCAGAAACAAATTCTTCAACTGATTCTTTCCAAACAACTATATCAATTTTTTCACCATTTAATTCATTAACTATGTTTTTAATTCTTAGTCCTTTTTGTCCAATACAAGCTCCAACAGTATCGATATTAGGATCAGCAGAATATACAGCTACTTTAGCTCTTGAACCAGCTTCTCTTGCTACAGCTTTAATTTCTATTAAACCAGAAGTGATTTCAGGAATTTCTAGTTCAAATAGTTTTCTTAAAAGTCCCTCATGTTTTCTAGAAATAACAATTCTTGGGAATTTGTTAGTTTTTTCAACTTCAGCAAGATATACTTTTAATCTTTCACCAACTCTATAAGTATCAGCTGGAGATTGCTCAGTAGTTGGAAGAATAGCTTCTATACCATCAAACTCAACAAATATATTTTTCTTATCATCGATTCTTCTAATAATACCATTTATGATGTCGTTTTCTTTATCTTTGAATCTATCATAGATATATTGTCTTTCAGCTTCTCTTACTTTTTGGATAACAATTTGTTTTCCGTTTTGAATAGCATTTCTTCTGAATTCCTCACAGTTAATTTCTATTCTTACTTCATCACCAATTTTTGGTTTTCTTTGAATTCTATTGTTTCTATACTCATCAATAGCATCTTCTAAAGAGATTTCAATAGCAGCATCATAAAGATCTTCTTCAGTAACAACAGTTTTTACTTCATAAAGTTTTACATCTCCATTTTCTCTATTGATTTCTACTTCAACATTTTCTTCATCACCATAATTCTTTTTATAAGCAGCTAGAATAGCTTGTTCTACAGTTAAAAGAAGATTTTCTTTACTTATTCCTTTTTCTCTCTCTAATTCATCTAGAGCTTCTAAAAAAATCTTAGCATCTTTACTTTTCATATTATTTTTATACCCTCCCGAAAATTC
>SAMEA103957796__coassemble_2066_pt1 | contig 10055 bp, 9 predicted proteins | sample SAMEA103957796__metabat2_high_PE_038 | metagenome-assembled genome bin SAMEA103957796 (sample SAMEA103957796) | gut metagenome | biome: gut; material: feces | host: Canis lupus familiaris | collected 2014
TAAAACTATTTGGAGCCCTGTTGGAAAAGCTATGCACACATACAATATGATTGAAAAGGGAGATAGAATTGCTGTGGGAGTTTCTGGAGGCAAAGATAGCCTTACTACTTTAAATTCCCTTGTTAGAATTCAAAAAATAGCAAATATAGATTTTGAAATTATCCCTATTCATATTCACCCAAATATAGATAGAGCTTCTTTTAATTCTATAGAAGAATATTGTGAAAAATTAGGTTTAAAACTTCAAGTGGAACATACTAATCTAAATGATATGCTCTTTGGAGAAAAAGAGGTAAAAAATCCTTGTTTCCTTTGTGGAAGAATAAGAAGAGGAATTTTATACAGAATGATGAAGGAGCAAAATATCAACAAACTTGCTCTTGGTCATCATAAAGATGATATTATTGAAACTTTCTTAATGAATGTTTTCTATCAAGGAAATATGAAGATGATGAAACCTTGCTATGAATCTGAAGAGTATGGAGTTAAAGTTATACGTCCATTAGCTTTTGTTGAGGAGAAAGATATTATTAGATATGTTAATAAATTGGAACTACCAGTTGTAAAATCTGATTGTCCTTATGAAGTTAGTGAAAATTCCAGAAGATTGAGAGTTAAAAACTTAATTAAAGATTTAGCTAAGGAAAATAAAGATGTCAGAAGTGTTATTTTTAATAGTATTCGTGATTTACTAAAATAAATACATACAAGGAGGTTTTTTATGAGCTTACTTTTAAACATTATTTGGTTATTTTTAGGTGGATTAGTTTTAGCTTTTGAATGGTTAATTGCTGGAATTATTAGTATTATTTTCATAATTACAATTCCTTTTTCAAGAGGATGTTTTGAAATGGCAGGATCTTGTTTAATGCCTTTTGGTAAAGAGGTAGTTTTAAAAACTGATCTTGGAGAACCACCAAGACCTATTTCAGCTTTCTTCTGGATTATCTTTTTCGGAATTTGGTTAGCTATTTCACATATTATTGCTGGTATATGTCAATGTGTAACTATTATTGGAATTCCTTTAGGTATTCAGAATTTTAAACTTGCTCAAGTAGCATTTAATCCTTATAAATATACTTTAAGAGAAAAAATATAAGAAAAAAAGAGAGTTACAACTCTCTTTTTTTAATCTATTTTCTTACTTGTCCATTACCAAAAATTACATATTTTGTAGTAGTTAACTCTTTAAGTCCCATTGGTCCTCTAGCATGAAGTTTTTGTGTACTTATTCCTATCTCAGCTCCAAAACCAAATTGTCCACCATCTGTAAATCTAGTTGAAGCATTTACATAAACAGCAGCTGCATCTACTTCATTTAAAAATCTTTGTGCATTAGAGTAATCTTCAGTTATAATCGATTCAGAGTGCTTTGTTCCATATTTTCCAATATGCTCAATTACCTCATCAAGAGTATCAACTGTTTTAATTGCCACAATATAATCTTCATACTCAGTTGCCCAATCCTCTTCAGTAGCAGCTTTAGCTTGAGGAATCAATTTAGTTACAATTTCATCCCCTCTTATCTCTACATTTCTTGATAAAAGCTCTTCACCTAAAGTTAGTAAAAATTTCTCAGCTATTTCTTTATTTATTAATAAAGTTTCAACAGCATTACATACACCAGGTCTTTGAGTCTTAGCATTTATTATTATATCCAATGCCTTTTGTAAATCTCCACTTTTATCCACATAAATATGGCAGTTTCCTATTCCTGTTTGAATACAAGGAATTGTACTATTATTTATAACTGTATTGATAAGTCTAGCACTTCCCCTTGGAATAAGTACATCTACATACTCATTAGCTTTCATTAACTCTCCTGCTTTCTCATGGCTAGTATCTTTAACCACTTGTACAGCATCTTCAGAGATTCCACACTCTTTTAAAACCTCTCTAAATATATCAACTATAGCTATATTTGTTTGTATAGCCTCTTTTCCACCTCTAAGAATCACTACATTTCCACTTTTTAAACAAAGTCCAAAAGCATCAGCTGTTACATTTGGACGTGATTCAAATATTATAGCTACAACACCAAGTGGAACTCTTTTTTGTTGAATAATCAATCCATTTGGAAGAGTTTTTCCATATACATACTCTCCCACAGGATCATTAAGAACTGCTATCTCTCTCAACCCTTTAGCCATATCTTCCAATCTTTTTTCAGTAAGAGTAAGTCTATCAATAAATGCTTGTTTTACCCCATTAGCTACTGCATTTTCCACATCTTTTCTATTTATATTTAAAATGCTCTCTCTATTTTCTAAAAGTGCATCTGCTGCCTTTAAAAGTACCCTATTTTTCTCTTCTGTTGAAAGTTGAGCTACCTTTACTGATGCCTTTTTTGCAGCCTCACCTATTAATTTAATTTCCATTATTAATCCTCCATACAATCAAAAATAGTTCCTACATCTTCTCCAGATATTAATTTTTCTATTAAAAGAGGTTCTGACCCATCTAAGATTCCCATAATTACTCTACCATCATAACACTCTCTAGCTGCAAGAAGTTTTGTTTCCATACCTCCTACACTAAATTCACTTCCTTTTTCTCCACCCATTTTCATAATCTCATCTGTTACCTTTTCAACGTAAGATATTCTCTTTGCATCTGGATGAGTTTTAGGATTTGAGTCATAAAGAGCATCAATATCTGTCAAGATAATTAATAGATCTGCTCCAATTAAAGATGCTACACTTGCTGAAAGTCTATCGTTATCACTAAACTCAATTTCAAAAGTAGATATTGTATCATTAGCATTAACAATAGGAATAACTCCAAAATTTAAAAGTGTTTCAAGGGTATTTGTTGTATTAGTTTTTCTCTCTCCCTCTTTAAAATCATCTTTCGTTAAAAGTATTTGAGCAACTCTTTGACTATATTCACCAAAAAAATTTTGATATATATGCATTAATTCTGCTTGTCCAACTGCTGCTGCTGCTTGTTTCTCTCTAGTTTCCTTAGGTCTAGTTTTAAAGTTGAGTTTTTTTGATCCTACTCCTATTGCTCCAGAAGTTACAAGTATTACATCTCTTCCTTGATTTCTAAGATCACTTAAAACCCACGCCAACTTATTTAAAAGCCCTAAATTTAAATTTCCATTTTCATATGTAAGAGTAGAAGTTCCAACTTTAATTACTATTCTTTTAGAACTTTTTATCCTCTCTTGTATACCTTTTTTCATTGTTCCACCTCAAATTATTTATATAATAAGACATTATACATCAAATCTGAAAATTTTCCCATATTTTTGTTAATATTTACCTATTTTGTTTTAATAATAAACTTTTCTTCATACTCTTTTAAAGATTCTACTGCCTTTGATGTCAATGGATATACTCCTATTAAGTTTACAATTGTCATCAATCCAAGCCCTAAATCTGCAAGATTCCATACTAAGAAGTTTTGTCTTACCCCTCCAACATATAGCATAACTAAAGTAAACACTTTAAATGCCTCTTGTAGCCAAAGTTTATCATGTAAAAATGCTAAGTTTGGTTTAGCATAAAAACTTATTCCTAACATTGTACTAAATGAAAACAGGAATAGTATTACAGCTGTAAAAACAACTCCCCAGTCTCCAACTTGATATCTAAATGCTTCTTGTAAAAGTGTCATTCCTTGTAAACCTTCAGGAATTTTCCCATCTGAAAGAAGAATAACAAAAGCTGTGGCACTACATATTAAAATTGTATCTACAAAAACTCCTAGAGCTTGAACTAATCCTTGTTTTACTGGATGTTCTATCTCTGCTGCTGCTGCTGCACATGGAGCTGATCCTGATCCAGCCTCATTTGAGAAAAGTCCTCTCTTTACCCCTTGCATTACAACACTACCAAATGTTCCCCCTAAAAATTGTTTAATTCCAAAAGCATGGTTAAATATATTTGTAAACATACTTGGTAAAACTGTAATATTCTTTACTATTATAAATATAACTACACCTAGATAAATTACAGACATAAAAGGTACCATTTTATCTAAAACTTTTACTATTTTATCTCTTCTACCAAAAAGAACAACTGCTGCTAGTGCCACTAAAACAAGAGATGTTTTTCTAGGGTCAATATTAAAAGCTGTTGCAAATGATTCAGTTACAGAGTTTGAAATAATTTGGAATACCCCTGCCCAACATATTAAAGCAAATACTACAAATATTACTCCTAACCATCTCATTTTTAATCCTTTTTCAATAAAGTATGGAGCTCCACCTCTATATCCACCATGTGGATCTTTCTCTCTATATAGAAGTGCAATTGTTGCTTCTATAAAAGCTGTTCCTGAACTTAAAAGAGCTACAACCCACATCCAAAATACAGCTCCAGGTCCTCCAACTGATACAGCAGCTACAACTCCTGCTAAGTTTCCAACTCCAACTCTTGATGCTGTTGAAATACAGAAAGCTTGGAATGAACTAACTCCCTCTTGATTAGCCTTTGTTTTTTCAGTTATTAATTTTATCATATGTCCAAATAGTCTAAATTGAACTCCCTTTGTTCTAAGTGTAAAGTATATTCCACTTATCACTAATAACACTACCAATAAATTTTGATTCCACATCACATTGTTAATTTGATTTACAAGATTTTCAAACCAATTCATTTTTCTATCCTCCTAGATAATTTTATATATTTTTTAGCAATTAAAAAAGAGTCCTCCTTTAATTACTTTTTTTCATTGTTATATGAATAGATTTAGTAATTAAATTTAGACTCTTTGAAAGTTCTATTTTATTTTTATTACCCTACTATTCTACTGTGCTACAATTTGATACTCTTTTATTTTTCTCTCTATCTCTTCTATATCTACTGGTGCTACCTTTACTACTTGATTATTTACTTTAACTTCAATCTCGCTTTTTCCCTTAACTTTAGAATATCTTGAGAATAACTCTGCTACAAACTTTTTATCCTCATCTGTAAAGTTACCATATCCTAAAATACGAGGTCCTCCTACTTTACAACCTGCTACATGAAGAGTTCCTTTTTCCTTATATTCTTCTATTCTACTATTTCCCTCTTCATCTCTACCTACAAACAGATATTTTTTTTCACCTAATCTATAGAATCTTGTTTTCTTTATAAGATGAAAAAGATATGAATGTTCTTCATTCATAAGTCCATCTTTTTCGATTATCTCTAGTCTATCAGAATATGCTGGATCTGTCAATAGGCAACCTCCACCTGGAGTTGGATATTCTACAAGTCCATACTTTTCTGTAAGTTCCATCTGCTTAGCTCTACTTCTTCCTTGAATATCAAGAAGTTGCTCTCTATCTACCCAACCCTCAAGTTCTGCTTTGCTTGGTGGTAGTAATTTAGCTGATAGAGGTCTTAATATTAAATCATCCATTCCTGATAGAGCTTTTACTTTTTCCAAGGCTGCTGAGTTTTGTGACATAGGTCTTTGTCCTAAAACCTCTCCTGAAATTACAAATTGGGCATCATATTTCTCAAGAAGTTCTCCTGCTATTTTAAACATTAATGAGTGACAATCTATGCAAGGGTTCATATTTTTTCCCCTTCCATATACAGGATTTTGCATCATATCTGTATGTCTCTTCTTAAAATCTATATACTCCAATTGTATTCCCAATTGTTTTGCCATACTTTCAGCTTTTTCATTCTTTCCACCAAAGAAATGAGAAACAAAATTTAAACCTATAACCTCAATTCCTTGATCTTTTACCACTTTAACAGCTAAGGCACTATCCAATCCTCCTGAAAAAAGTGCCAATGCTTTTATCTTTTTCTCCACTATTTTTCCTCTCTTCCAAAATCTAAAATTGTTCTTCCTCTACTATCTTTTTTACCTTCATAGTATACTTTCATGCTCTTAGGTACAGCAGTATATACTTTTTTGCTTATCTCAATAAAACTAGCCCCTTTTATGCACATTGCTCCTGCTAAAAAGTCCATTAATCTTTGAGCAGTATGAAGATCCAAATATTCAAGATTTAATGTTACCATCTTATCATTTTTTATATATGTAGCTATCTTTTTACAATCAGCAAAAGTTTTAGGATCTACAAATATAGTTTGATAATTTCCTCCCGCATTTAACTCTGATTCTAAAGTAGATATACTACTTCCTTTATCTCTAGTTGGTGTTGGCACCTCTTTTTGAACTGGTACTTCACTTTCTTTTCCGGCATTTACCTCTATTATTCCTGTATCTTCTATACCATCTAATTCCTCAAGTTCATCTATTGTTCCAACTTCAGGATTATCTATTCCTAAAAGTTCTTTTAAATCTTGAATTACCTTTATTCCACCATTTTTCTTTTTCATCTCTACCTCCTACTGAAATATCTTTCTTCCTATTCTTACTAATGTAGCTCCCTCTTCTAAAGCTATTTTATAATCATTTGTCATTCCCATTGACAATTCTGTCAATTGACCATTAAAATATTTACTGTTTAGTTCATCTTTTATCTCTCTTAATCTCTTAAATACCCCTCTTACTAAAACCTCATCATCTGTAAAAGGTGCCATAGTCATTAATCCCTTTATATTTATATTTTTTAGTTTCATTATCTCAGGTAACTCTTGATATAACTCTTCTAAATCATATCCCTCTTTACTCTCTTCTCCTGCAATATTTATCTCTAATAGTACATCTATTATTCTATTATTTTGACTAGCTCTCTTGTTTATCTCTTGAGCAAGGGATAATTTATTTACTGAATGAATTAAACTTACATATTCAGCTATATATTTCACCTTATTTTTTTGTAGATTACCAATAAAATGCCACTCTACATCATCTATTCCCAATTCTCTGAATTTTTCCTCTTTTTCCTTTATAACTTGAGCTTTGTTTTCTCCAAAAACTTTTACTCCACATTTTGCTACTTCTAACATCTCGTCTATTCCTACATATTTAGTAACACCAATAAATCTTACTTTTTCTGGATTTGGGGAGTGTTCTTCTATATCTTTTCTAATTTCCTCTATATTCTTTTCTATCCTACTCATTTCTTCTCCTCACACAAATTCATCTAATACATCATTAGCTACCATTAATCCCTTACGTGTTAGAATAAATTTATCATCTTCTCTCTTTAAATATCCTCTTTTTTCTAACGAAAGACATATATCAATATACTTACCTGTAGGGTTTACCCCTTTTTTTAAAAGTCTAAATCCTACAATATATTTATACTCTTCAATATCTTCTAAGGTTAATGTTTCACTTTCTAATATAGGTCTTAACTTACTATCTATACTACCATAATATTCTAAAAATTTCATCTGATTTTTATATCGTATATTATCAAGGTATCCAGAAGCTCCTAATCCTATTCCTAGATACTCCTTATTTTCCCAGTATTTTGTATTGTGTACAGCCTCTTTTCCCTCCAAACAAAAATTAGATATCTCATAGTGAAGATATCCCCTTTTCTCTGCTGTATCTATTATTTTTTCAAACATCTCTGCTTCTATCTCATTTTCAGTTTCTCTTAAAATTCCCTTTTTTAACTTCTCAAAGAAAACTGTTCCCTCTTCCCAAATAAGAGAGTATATTGAAAAATGTTCAGGTTTCATATCTAAAAGTTTATTCAAATCTTTTAATACTTCCTCTACATTTTGCCCAGGCAACGAAAACATAAGATCTAAACTTATATTATCAAATCCTGCTTTTCTTGCATTTTCAAAGGTTTCTATTCCTTCTTCACTTGTATGCATTCTTCCTAAAATTTTCAAATATTTTTCATCAAAAGATTGTATCCCTATACTTAATCTATTTATCCCTAGCTTTCTTAATTTATATAATTTATCAAAATCCACTGTTTTTGGATTTACTTCCATTGTTACTTCAGCATTTTCTGCTATATTCAATCTTTTTAATATTCTTTCTACATCTTCTAAATCTAAAAGAGAGGGGGTTCCCCCCCCGAAATAAACTGTATTATACCTATAGCTTGGATATAGATCCAATTCCTTTAATAGATAATCTACATATTTTTTTCTTTCCTCTCCATTAGATTTAAAAGAGAGAAAATCACAGTAATTACATTTGTTTAAACAGAAGGGAATATGTATATATATTCCATCTACCATAATTTTCCTCTCTCCTATCTTTTAAATTATAATGAATCTACATAAGCTTGGAATCCGTTTTTAATCTCATCAAGCTTAGCTAATGATTTTTCTTTAGTACTATCTACAACACAGATATAGTATTTAATTTTTGGTTCTGTTCCAGATGGTCTAGCTGTTACATATGTTCCATCTTCAAGTATAAATTGGATAACATCTGATTTTGGTAGAGCGATCTCTTTAGTTTCTCCAGTTGCCATATCTTTTTCAACTTGTAATTTGAAATCTTTATATGTAGCAACTTTTCTTCCGCAAATTTCAGTATGTTCTTTATTTCTAAGATTTTCCATTATTTTTCCAATCTCTTCAATTCCAGATTTTCCTTGTTTTGTGATAGATACAGTTTCTTCTACAAACCATCCATATTTATCATATAATTTATTTAGTTCTTTATATACTGATGTACCAATGCTATCATAGTAAGCTGCCATTTCAGCTATCATAAGAGTTGCAACTACTGCATCTTTATCTCTTACATGAGTTCCTACAAGATATCCTATTGATTCTTCAAATCCAAATAGGTATGTTCCATCTAGTTCTTTAGTTTCAAATTGTCTAATTTTTTCTCCAATATATTTGAATCCAGTAAGAGTTCTAAATACTTTTACCCCTTTATCTTTTGCTATTACATCTAACATAGGAGTTGAAACTATTGTAGAAATTACTGCTCCATTTGAAGGAATATTTTTATTCATTTCTAATAGATAGTTCATTAAAAGAACTCCGATTTGGTTTCCATTTGGGAATACCCATTTTCCTTTTCCTTCTTCATCTCTTATAGCCATACCAGTTCTATCAGCATCTGGGTCATTTGCTAAACAGATTTTAGCTCCAATTTTATCTGCAAGTTCTGTACTTAATTTAAATACTGATTTATCTTCTGGGTTTGCATATGGACAAGTAGGGAACATTCCATCTGGCATCTCTTGTTCTGCTACTGTGTATACAGATTCAAATCCCATCTCTTTTAAAACTCTTTGTACTGCTACTCTTCCAGTTCCATGAAGTGGTGAGTAAACAATTTTAAAATCTTTCTTTCCTGGGATATCTCTATTTATAGCTTGTTTTTCTACCTCTTCAACAAATCTATCATCAACATGTTTAGAAATTGTTTCTAATAGTCCATTTGCTCTAGCTTCATCTTCAGATACCATTTTTATATCTTTAAATATATCTACACTATTTACCTCTCCAACTATTCCACTAGCTTGAGGTTCAACTATTTGTGCTCCATCTTCCCAATATACTTTATATCCGTTGTATTCTTGCGGATTGTGTGATGCTGTTACCATTACTCCAGCTATAGCTTTTAATTCTCTTGTAGCAAAAGAAAGTTCTGGTGTTGATCTTAAAGAATCAAATAGATAAGCTTTTATTCCATTTCCTGCTAATACAAGAGCTGTATTTAAAGCATATTCTGTCGAACCTATTCTACAATCATACGCAATAGCTACTCCTCTTTTCTTTCCTTCTTCTCCTGTAGTTTTTAGAATATAGTTTGCTAGTCCTTGAGTAGCTTTTCTAATGTTGTATTTATTTATTCTATTTCTTCCTACTCCTCTAACTCCTCTCATTCCTGCTGTTCCAAAGCTTAAATCTGTGTAAAATCTGTTTTCAATCTCTTTTTCATCATCCTTAATACTTAATAGCTCTTCTCTATCTTCACTATCAATGTATTCAGATTTTACCCATAATTCATAACTTTTTAGAAACTCTTTTTCCATAACCTGTCCCTCCAATACTTTATATTTTATACACCTTGATATTTAATATTATACCTCAATTATTTATTTTTAAAAAGAACTTTTATTTTTTTCTTTTTTATATCAAGTTAGAATTATTCGTTTTGTAACAAAGTATATTTGTTTTGTTATTTTACATTATTTACATTAAAATATATAAAAATTTATAAAAATATATTTTATATATTTGAATTATACATATAAAATG
>SAMEA103957796__coassemble_2519_pt1 | contig 8178 bp, 9 predicted proteins | sample SAMEA103957796__metabat2_high_PE_038 | metagenome-assembled genome bin SAMEA103957796 (sample SAMEA103957796) | gut metagenome | biome: gut; material: feces | host: Canis lupus familiaris | collected 2014
GGTATATTGCATCTGCTTTACTTTTTAACATAGGAGAATATCTCCATGCTATAAAAATAAGAGCTAAATAAAGAATAATCATAATACCTCCAACCAAAAATTATAAATTAAAGATAGCTACCATAGCAGGTACTAAAACTGGAACAACTAAAGTTATAACAAATCCAGAATAAAAAGCTATAATAGATACATTAGCAGGATTACTCTTGTTTATAACTGGTAAAACTGAATCCATTGCAGTAGCTCCAGCAGTTGCAACAGATGGGAATGAACCAATCTTTGCAGCTATAAAAGGTATTGAGAATATAGATAAAAGCTCCCTAGAAACATTTGATAAAAATGCTGTTCCACCTAACTCTGCACTTATTTTAGAAAGTTCAATAGCAGAGAAAGAATACCAACCCATACCAGAACTTATGGCAACAGTTTCACCTAAAGAAAGTGGAGTTAAGAAAGAAGCAACAGCTCCCCCTAAAAGAGAACCAAGCATAGTTATAAAAGGTAGTAAAATAACTTTTTTATCCATTGATTTTAAGTTATCAAATACCCCTTTATTTTTTCCAATGTCTATTCCTACAAAGAAAAGAAGTAAACAAAGTCCAAGCTTAATTAAATTATCTACATGATCTAAGATTAAAGGAGTTTGGAAAAAATATCCTAAAAGCCCTCCAATAATAACTGATAAAGCTATACCAACCATTATTTTTTACCTCCTCTATATACAATATGAACTAAAAGTACGCTTCCTATGATTGCACATATAGTGATAATAACAGAGTTAATTCCAAGAATATGGAATTTAGAAAGTAACTCTCTATCAGCACCTATTTTATACCCCATCATACCTAAAAGAAAAAATAGAGAGAAGCTCTGTAGCATTCCTACTTTATTATCAATAAACTTAGGAATTAGTCCCTTTTTTGTTATAAAATAACCTACTAAAATAATGGCAACATATAGTATAATATCTTGCATAAATCCCCTCCCAATTAGTTAAAAATTATATAGTAGAAAATTTAAATATAGTTTTTTGTGAATATGGCTTTGAACTATTATAAATTTTAGCTTTTTCAGGCATAAAATTTAAGACATTAGGATAATCTTGAGTTTCAAAACAGATTCCCATATATTTTAAACACTCTAAACCATTAGATAATTTTCCTACTTCATAAAGATAGTTACCAGAATATATTACCACAGCTGGTTGGTCTGTGTAAACCTCAAGTTTTCTACCAGATATTTTATCTTCTAAAATAGCAGAATAACTATCTCTATTTTCATCAAGAACAAAAGGATGGTCTAGTCCATGATTTACAATCACTATTTGCTCATGATCAGACTTAAATGATGGAGCAAGTTCTCTACTTTCTTGAAAATCAAAAGGAGTATCTTTTACATCTGTAACTTTTACAGGTAAAGTTGCTTCATCAACAGCTATAAATTTTTTACAAGCTAAAGTTAGATATTCATCAGATACATCTCTTTTAAAATCACCACTTAAATTAAAGTAAGAATGGTTTGTTAAATTTAAGTATGTGTCCATGTCTGAAGTAGCATTATACTCAATAGAAAGCTCATTGTTTATTAATTTATATACAACAGTAGCTATTATATTTCCAGGAAATCCCTCTTCTAAGTGTGGACTTTTTAGAGATAGTTCAACTCCAACAAAATTTTCACCCTTTATCTCTTTAGAATCCCATATTTTATGACTAAAGTTGTCTATTCCACCATGTATATTATTTTCACCACTATTTTTTGCTAAATCATATTTTACATTATTAATTGTAATAGAAGCATTACCTATTCTACCAGCATTTCTTCCTACAATAGCACCAAAATATGGAGAACGTTCTTCATAATCTCCTATAGTTTCAAGATTTAAAACGACATTTTCTAATTTTCCGTTTTTATCAGGAGATAAAATTTTCTTTATAACTCCTCCATAATTTAAGATATCAACTTCTAAAAATTCATTTTTAAGAGTGTAACATTTAACCTCTTCGCCTTTTTTTGTTATGCCCCAATTTGTTACTGATATTTCCATTTAATCTCACCTCTGAACACTATTCTAACATAAAAAAATGATAAAAGATAGATGAAAATAGACAATTATTATTTTTTCTGAACTTAAAAAAAAGGGATAGTTTTAGTGTAAATAAAATGAATAAGAGGTATATATATATGATATTTTTCTTTTGTTTAAAAATATGTTAAAAATATATTAAATAATTAGTATTACTAATTAAACATTAAGAGGAGGAAGATTATGAAAAAAAGATTAGTAGCAATTCTATTATGTTTATTATCAGTTTTGTTTATTAGTTGTGGAAAAGAAGCTGAAGAAAGCAAAAAAGAAAAGGATACTTTAGTATTTGCACAGATATCAGAGTGTAAAACTTTAGATCCTCAAGATACTACAGAGCAATATTCACAAAGAATAGTAGCAGTAGTATATGACAGATTAGTTGAAATCGATGAAGTTACAGGAGAGTTAGTTCCAGGATTAGCGGAAAGTTGGGAAAGATTAGATGAAAATAACATTGTATTTCATTTAAGAAAAGGGGTAAAATTCCATAATGGTGATGTATTTAGTGCAAATGATGTAAAATATACATTAGAAAGAGCTAAAACACTTCCAAAAGTGGCACATCTATATAAATTGATCTCTAATATTGAAGTTATAGATGATAATACTGTTAAATTAACTACAAGTGAGCCTTTTGCACCATTATTAGCTCATCTAAGTCATAAAACAGCATCAATAATAGATGGAAAAGCTCATAAAGAACTTGGAGAAAAATATTTTGAAAATCCAGCAGGAACAGGACCATATAAATATAGTTCTTGGAAAGTTGGAGATAGAATAACTCTTGAAGCTTTTAATGAGTATTTTAAAGGAGCTCCAGCTATAAAATTTATTGAAGTAAGAGCAGTACCAGAAGAAAATAGTAGAGTAATAGGACTAGAAACTGGTGAGATTGATATGACAGCAGATTTAAGTCCAGAATCAAGAAAAATAATTTTAGATAATGCAGATAAAATGACTTATGCAGAATCTAGTGGAATAAATGTTAACTATCTTGGATTTGCAACAAATAGAGAGATAATGAAAGATAAAGATGTAAGAAAAGCTATAGCTATGGCAATAGACAGAGATGCTATTATTGATAGTATTATGATGGGAACTGTTGAAAAAGCTAATAGTTTCATCGCACCAGGAGTATTTGGTTATGATAAAAATTCTAAAGTTTTAGAGTATAATCCAGAAGAAGCTAAGAAAATAATTGAAGCAAAAGGATTAGTTGGAACTAAATTAAAATTAGGTGTAAGTAATAGTCCAGTAAGAATGCAAATGTGTGAAATCATTCAAGCTCAATTAAAAGAGGTTGGACTTGATGTATCTATCGAATCACTAGAGTGGGGAACTTTCCTTGCAGCAACTGCTAGAGGAGATTTAGATATGTTCTCATTAGGATGGGGACCATCTACTTATGATGGAGACTATGGATTCTATCCTAACTTCCATAGTTCACAACTAGGTGGAGCAGGAAATAGATCTCAATATGTAAATCCTGAAATGGATAGATTATTAGACGAAGCTAAAAAAGAGGTAAATGTAGAGAGAAGAAAAGAGTTATATTCTAAAGTTGCAGATATTATATATGAAGATGTACCAGCACTTCCAATATACTATTTAAATGATTCAGTTGCAGCTGTAAAATCAGTAGAAGGAATGAAACCAACTAGTTATATTAGATTTGATGAATTAAGCTTTAAAAAAGAAAAATAGATAAATTATATAAATTTTAATAAAGGAGAAGAGGGAATGGATAATTTAATAAAGATGATCGAAAAATTAACAAACACATTTGGAGCTCCAGGATATGAAGATGAAGTAATTGAAGTGATAAAAAAAGAATTACCTTTTTTAAGTTCTGAAAGAGATTCAATCAATAACTTATATATGGGACTTCATGAAAAGGAAGCAAATACAAATAGACCTACTGTAGCTCTTGATTGCCACACTGATGAAGTTGGATTTATTGTAGAAAATGTAAATAGAAATGGATCAATAAGTTTCCTTACTCTAGGTGGTTGGCATGTTGGAAATGTTCCAGCTAGTGCAGTTTTAATTAAAAATAGCAGAGGAGAATATGTAAGAGGAATAGTTACTTCTAAACCACCTCATTTTATGACTGATGAAGAGAGAAATAGACTTCCTAAAATGTCAGAACTTACAATTGATATTGGAACAAGTAGCTATGAAGAAACTACTGAAATGTATGGAATTGAAGTAGGTAACCCTATTGTTCCAGATGTAACTTTTGTATATGATGAAAAAATAGAGATAATGAGAGCTAAGGCTTTTGATAATAGATTGGGATGTGCTGCTTCAATAGAGGTTTTAAAAGCTGTTAGAGATGAAAAAATAGAAAATGTAAATGTAGTTGGAGCATTTGCATCACAAGAGGAAGTTGGATTAAGAGGGGCTCAAGTAGCAGCTTATAGAGTAAAACCTGACTTTGCTATAGTATTTGAAGGATCTCCAGCAGACGATAGCTTTAAAGAGGGAACAGCAGCTCATGGAGCATTGAAAAAAGGTGTTCAATTAAGAGTAGTTGATGGAGCTATGATCTCAAATCCTAGAGTTTTAAAGTTTGCTAAAGATATAGCTAATAAAAAAGGAATTAAATATCAAGTTATAGCTAGAGAAAAAGGATCAACAAATGGAGGAAAATATCATATTTCTGAAACAGGAATACCTGTTCTTGTATTAGGAATCCCTACAAGATATATTCATACTCACTACTCTTATGCTTCAATAGATGATCTAAAATCAGCTATTTCATTAGCAATAGAAGTTATAAAAGAATTAAATTATGATGTAATAAAAGGGTTTTAAATAAAAAGTAAAATATTATTGAATTTTGTGGGAAAAAGTGCTAATGTAGTAATAAGAGCAGTTACAAACAAATAAAAGAGTCGGGAGTGATTGAAATGACTAAAAAGGAATTTGTAGAATTATTTGGAGCAAAAGCTGAACTAAAAACAAAAGTAGAAGCAGAAAAATTAACAAAGGCTTTTATAGATACTCTTGAAGAAATATTAGTAAAAGGTGAAAGTGTTTCTTTTATAGGATTCGGAAAATTTGAAGCAACTGAAAGAGCTGCAAGAACTTGTGTAAACCCACAAACTAAGAAAACTATGAAAGTAGCAGCTAAAAAAGTTGCTAAATTCAAAGCTGGTAAAAATTTATTAGAAAAAATGAACCCTGTTGTTGAAAAAAAAGCTGCAAAATCTAAAAAGAAAAGTAAATAATTAAAATTTTTGGGAGCTATTGAGCTCCCTGTTTTTTTAATATCATTAGTAACTACTCACCTATTACCTATAAATATTATAAAAAGCAAAATTTTATCCCAATATCAACTAAAGCCGTAATTCACTAGAGAATATTAGAATCCCTCAGCGAAATGCAGTTAAGAAAATGCAACGTGTTTGAGCGAAGCTTGCGAAGCGAGTTTTGCATTTTCAACGGAATGAGCCATAGGGATTCTTTATTCCCTAGTATGAAGGCTAGTTGATATTAAAAATATAAGTTTTGAAAACTGAACTTTAAAAGATAACCTAGTATCATAAAAATTAAACTTTAAGCTAGCTAATTTTTTATAGAATTTGATCAGCTGAGTAAATACTATCAATATTTTTCACATAGAAAATATCCAATCTCATAAGTAAGAGTTTTAGAAGAAAAAGATTTTATCTTAGAGATAGAACTTTTTTTAAAACCAGTAACTCCACTATTTTTTAGATGCCTTAAAGCATCTAATGGGGTATTAAATTCAAGATAAATACTCTCTTTTTTATACTTAACTTTAGTAAAATATTTTTTTAATATATTTTTAATCTCATCAACTTCAAGATAATCAAGAGAAATATTAAAATGCTCATCTATCTCTTTTAAATTTCCTGAAATATAAATTGAGAAATATAGATTTTTACAAAAAGATAGTTTTTCTATTAGTTTTTCAAGGGGGGATATCCATTGAAAAACAGAACTAGAAACAATAGTTTCAACTTTTGGAAGTTCAATTTTTAAAATATCTCCAACTAAAAAAGCGTTATAAGGAATATTATTTAAAAATCTTTCAACTTGGAAAAAATCATTTAAAATAATTTTATTTGGAGAGTAACTTTTTAAAAATTCCCTTGTAAATATTCCAGTTCCACAACCAATTTCTAAAATAGATTCAAAACTATTTTTATCATTTTTTATCTCTTTAATAAGTTCAATTAGATGAGAAGCAACTTTTTTTTGAACTATTGCATTTTCATCATAACTATCAAATTTTTTATTAAAATTCATCTTAATTTTCTCCTATTATATCTAACCAACTTTTAAAAAAATTAAAAGGGTAGTGTGGACATTGAATAATAGATACTTCAATGTTGTGACTATTATAGTATTTTTCTTGTCTAAGAGCTGGAATAATTCTATCTTTTTTACCAATAAAAACTTTACTAAAAACATTTTTTTCAGGAGAGTAGTTATCTTTAAAATATTGAAGCTCAGCTTTTATCTCTTGAAAATTTCTATTAGAAAATAGATTTTCACTGTCTACTCCCATATTGTGATAAAATTCCTTTAAAGTCTCAGGAGTAAGATTTTTAAGAGTAGCTTCAAAAATTCTTTCAGGTATTCCAAACTCCCCTATTGTTTCAGGAACTCCGTTAATAGAGATAACTTTATCTAATTTTATATTATTATAGTTTAAATATTTGCATAAATAGTAGCTTCCAAAAGACCAACCAATAGCTATTACATCTTCATAGTTTTTAAAGATAGAGCTATCTAAATCATATGGGAAATTCACTATTTTAACCTCATAATTTTTAGGGATAGTAAGATGATCAACAGCTTTATTATCCATTCCCCAGCCATTAAAGAACACTATCAATTTCATATTTTAACTCCTTTACAAATCTTTCCAGATCTTCCTTAGAAAAGTTAGGGTTTAATCCTATTCTAAATCTAGCACTCCCTTTTGGCACTGTTGGCTCTTTAACTCCATACACTAAAAAACCTTTATTTTTTAGATTTTCAGCTATTTTTATAATTTTTCTATTATCTCCAATTATAATACTAACAATATGTGTAGTAGAGGAAGTTTCAATGCTATTTTCTTTTAATAGAGATAAAAAATATCTTATTAGCTCTTGTAATCTCTCTCTTTTTTCTAAAAATTCAGGCATCTTTTTTAAAATAAATAGATTCCAGCAATTATTTACAGGAGGTAGAGCAGTTGTAAAGATAAATTTTCTATTTTTATTGATAATATAATCTTTGCAAAGTTGAGAACAAAGAAGATATGAACCAACAGATCCACCACCTTTTCCTAAAGGGATAACAAGGAAATCAATATCTTGTACAAGATTATTTTCATAGGCAATTCCATATCCATTAACCCCATAAGAGTGAGCTTCATCAACCATTAAATCAAAGTTATATTTTCTTTTTAATTCAACTAATTTTTTTATATCTGCTACATCTCCATCCATACTATAAACAGTTTCAGTAACAATAAGGATATCTTCATATTTATCTCTATATTTTATTAAAAGATTTTCTAAATTTTCCATATCTAAATGCTTATATCTCAATAGTTTTGCTCCACAGTTAACAATCCCAACATAGATACTTGCATGGTTTAATCTATCACTGATAATAAGTGTATCTTTATTATAAAAAGTCTCAATTATAGATGAATTGGCATCAAAACCAGAGTTGAAAACAATTCCAGCTCTATTGTAGATTTTTTCTAACTCTCTTTCTAACTCCATAACTTCAGGATATGAACCATCTATTAAACGAGATGAGCTAGAGGATAGTTTACAATGATAATTTGAATAAAACTCATTTAAAAGCTCTTTGTCATTTGCTAATCCTAAATAATCATTAGAAGAAAAATTTATAAGTGAAGAGTTACACTCTTTTAAAACTCTAAAGTTGTTAGTTTCTTTAAGAGAGTTTAATTCCTCTTGTAAAAATTTATTATTCATTTAAAGCCTCCAATTTTAACTTTAATATAAAGATAATATCACTAAAAAAAATATATTTCAAATAATAACTAAAATGAAAAATTCTATATAGCTAAATTTCAATAAATAGTATAAAAT